>Strawberry_p1__coassemble_2130_pt1 | contig 20118 bp, 18 predicted proteins | sample Strawberry_p1__metabat2_high_PE_029 | metagenome-assembled genome bin Strawberry_p1
TTAGCTTTTTCTTTTGCTTGAATTTTCCCCACATTTTCCCCACGCGTGCAAAAAATATAGCAGTAAGTCATTATTCCCTTTGGTAGAACGTAGTAAATCAGTTACCTTTACATAAGATAAGCTGCACCTCTGCATAAATGCAAGTAAACTTGCTTTCTGCTTTCGGTTTGCATTATCTTTGAAAAGAAATAAAGCCTATTAAATAAAAGTAATGGAACAAGGTGTTTGGCAAGAAATAGAACTGTTGTACCAAAAGTTTCAAAAACTTGGTATCAGTGAAGCGGTGGACTATGATAAGTACTACCTTTATTCTCTCATTACCCATTCCACAGCCATAGAAGGCTCTACGTTGACCGAGCTTGATACGCAGCTTCTCTTTGACGAGGGAGTAACAGCGAAAGGGAAACCGCTTGTGCATCATCTGATGAATGAAGATTTGAAGCAAGCGTATGAACTTGCCAAAACTGAATCAGACAGTCTTGTACCTATAACTCCTACTTTTCTGAAAAGGATGAATGCAATGCTGATGCGTACTACTGGCAGCGTTCACAGTGTGATGGGTGACTCTTTTGATTCTTCTAAAGGAGAGTTTCGCTTATGTGGCGTTACGGCTGGTGTTGGCAGACATTCTTATATGAACTATTTGAAAGTTCCTGCTAGGGTAGATGAACTTTGCGCTCTACTGCAAGAGAAGCAAAAGACTGTGGGAACATTTCGGGAACAATATGAATTAAGCTTTAATGTCCATCTTAATTTAGTAACTATTCATCCGTGGGTGGATGGTAACGGCAGAACGGCTCGCTTGCTGATGAACTATATTCAATTTTGCTATCACCTTTTTCCGACCAAAATATTTAAAGAAGATAGAGAAGAATATATTCTTTCCCTGCGCCAATCTCAGAATGAAGAAACTAATCAGCCGTTTTTAGACTTTATGGCAAGGCAGTTGAAGAAATCACTTTCTTTGGAGATTGAACGGTTCACAGATTCGCAGAAGAAAGGGTTCAGTTTTATGTTTTAGGGTATGAAAACTATAAATGCTGAGAATCGGTAAATTAAAAAATAAGTTGTGAGAAAATCGGTGTTTGTTCTTTAGGTTTACATAAGGCTAACGTTCGCCTTCACTCTTATTGCCTCCCTCGTTTTGGATAATATCTATCAAATTTACCGCCACCCGCATTTTACCTGCATCGTAACGATTGCTTTCCAAATGCCCGAAGTTTTCCATGTGGAAAATGACCCATCTCAATTTGAATTGCAATACATCCAAGATTCCATTGTAATCATAATCCGTATTGCTTTCCATAAACCTTTTCCAAATTTCAGTACGTTCATTGTCTCTCCGTTCCTGATAAGCACTCCACTCTTCTTCCGACAAGCCTTTCCTCCAACGCCGATGCATATTCTCTGTACATTCTTCCATTGTTTCCGGATTTTCAATGAGAGATATGTTCTGTTCCAGCTCCTCTACTTCTTTCTTCTGTTTTTCTGCCCACCGCTGGAAATATTTTTCCGCATCAAAATAACCTCTATCCATCATTTTGTTCTTTAAAAAAACTGCAATACTCCTTTAAAGGTTGCTCATAAGCTTCTTTCAACGTTCTCCAAGTATTAGGTTTTCCCGGATGGTAAGTATCAAAAAAAAACAACTTTCTTATCCTTATTATATTTTAACCAATTTCCGGAAGATTCTATAGAGGGAGAAACCGCCTGATTGACAATATCGAAAACTCCGCTACCGCAACATACAATCAAGTTTGGCTGAAGCAAATCCAACTGTGCCTCCAAGAAATCAATGTTTTCGTGCGCATATCTTTTCAAATAGCCCGTAGATGTCGTTCCTGCCCCTATGTCTTTGATGACATTGATTACGGTAAAAGGATATTGCGTGAAAGCTTCTTTCAAGGCATCCGTTTTCACCGCTTCCTCATAACTTGGAAATCCTTCCTCTGTGGTATTCATAATGCCATACAGACGGCTCAATAGCTCGCGCCATACTTGCTCGCCTATACACGTTTTAAAATCGTACTCCCTATAATCTTCTCCTAAAAGTTCGTCTGAATTAGGTTGTTTCAATACAAACAACACTTTCGGATAAACGTCTTCCCAAGTCTCCACGGCAGAACCATAAAAAATACCGTCTGCCACATAAGCCTTATCTTGAAAATATTGCAGACAAAGTTTGTCCAGTTTTGCATTTATATCCATACTCTGCCAATTTAAATAAAGAATAATCCAATGGAAAATATGACCATTGCCCAGCAGAATCCGGCTGTAAACATCGTACGGAAAAAGTAACCGATTTTTGAATCAAGCATACTACTTCGACTCAGATGAAACAACATAGAGTAGGAAGTCACTTCATCGAAATTCTTTACGGCATAGATGGCAGTGAAAATAGCGGGTATGGCTGCTCCCAACACAGCTATCGTTAAAGGAAGAACAGCCAATTGCGGGTCTGCATCGATTCTTTCTCCCTTCGCCATAAAAGTAAAAAGTACAACCCATATCAACAGACTTGCCAACCCTTCCAATTTGGAGATACCCCAACATAAAAATGTTTTCATACACTACAGTTTTTTATTTGTGAATACGTTTGTTTATCAATGTTGGTACAAAGGTAGAAAGGGCTTGCACGAAAAAACCATGCAAGCCCTCCTTTTTCGCAAAAAAAAATAAAAAAATCAATCCAGTGCCTTGAAATCAAAGTCACCTGCATTACAGTTGGCTTTCTTGTAATCGAAGTTATACAGCCGTATGTAGGCTTCCTGAAGTGTTGGTAAACGGATTGGTGGAGTTGGCTTTTGTAGTCACGGTAACAGTCATTTCCGGTGTAAGTACTGTCCCATTAGTACGCTTAATGCGCTTGGGGGTTACTTGAAATACTCTTGACATGGTTTTAGTTATTAAAGTTAAACATATATTATGAACGACTTAATCCAAATAGGACTAAGCCTCCTACGACTGCTATTAATATTATGACACCAAGCCAATTGATTATTGTAGAAATCAACAAATAGACGAGGTATATTACCAATAATATTCCTACAACTTTAAGGGCTATGGAAAGGAAGTTCATCATCTGTGTGTGTTTCTGTGCTACCACAACAGAATTAATCTGTATTAATTGCTGAATGAGCAATGCTTGTGTCAGTTCTTTCCCTGATGAACTCTCCATTATTTGTGATATTTGGCTCATACTTTTGGCATTTAACTCATTGTTTGTCGCTATATTCATTTTTAATGCTTGGTCTATATCGGACAAACCTTCTTTAGAAGCCAAAATAAATGCTTGAATAGCTTCTGCTGATAGTTTGTTGCTTATACAAGCTGTAACAAATTTTGATATATTCAGTGGAGAAGAGTCTCCTGCTATAATACCTAAATCGGATAGATTTTTCATGGACGTGTACATGTTATATATATTTTTTCACTTATGTTGTCGCTGATTTCATCAAGGATATTATTGATATTAAAATCAATGTCGTATTCATAGCTTTTTTTTATGTCATTTATTAAATAGGATATAGCCCTGCCTTTCCACTCATAGTTTCCTATTTTGAATGTGATATTATCAGGGTCAGACATTACATCTTTATATTTAGCATGGTATGTATATTTTTCTTCAAATTTGCCGGTTATATTGGTGCTTATGGTACATCCGTCTTTCTCTAAAATTAAAAGGTTATGTTGTTTGGTTAATCCAATCAATCCTAATATTTTTTTTTCTGTTATAAATACAAGTACAAGTTGTTCTTTGTTTTCTTTAAGTAAATTGTTCTTTTTCATTAGATTATATATACCGTCGTATCCGCCAAACTCTTTATTGTGAAGATTTTCCTCATGTCCCATTATTCGCAGATTTACACCATTGTTTCCTCTTCCTTCAAAGTCTTTGTATTCATCATCATATTTACATAATACATTGTACATATATTCGTGAAAGTCCCATCCCTTTAAAGTGTTTGCTATGCCATGGTCATATTTCTCTGCATTCTCTATAAATATTTTCTTGTATTCATTTCTTTGATTAAGTGATGTGGAAGGCAGGTTATAGAATAGCTGATACAGGTTTGGGTTGTTTTTCTCTATTGATTCATACTCTTTACCAAGGCTTAACAATCTGTTCTGGAAATCATCATTCATTTCTTTGTATATCTTGTTGTCAAAGATGTTGACGCTTTTCAACAGAAAATCAAAATCATCGTTTCTGTTAGTTGGTAAATATGTATTTTCATTTTTTACTTTAAGAAATGATTGCATGAGTTGTTCTTCAAATGATATAGGCATTGTGCCTCGTATTGAAGCCATAGATTTCATATTTACAGATGCTTCCCTATATCTTTTATTTTTGATTTTACTTAGACACGCATCATATTCTTCAATCCAATTCATGTATTTATAGTTCTCAGATGCATGACTTTTAGATGCACTCATTGCCATATAAAGCATGTCAGGAGCTGTTTGTTGGAGTTGTACCTCATCGCCTTCAGTTTCCGACCTTAAATAATATGAATATCCTCTGTTATCTCTGAAAAGGATATATTTGTAATTGTCTGTTGCATCGGCAAAAATCCTGCTTTCCTTTGGATTTATAGGGTCAATAAGTTTTAATGTTATATAATCCTTATTTAGGTAATAGTTATCTTCTTTATTGAAATCCCAATCTGTCTTGTAACTGTATCCGAAAGAAAAATCCTTGAAAGCCAGGTCATCACGTCTGAAAATACTGTCATTGCCATATCTCAATCCTTGATTTGGCATGTTCTTTTTCAGGAAAGAGAATGATACCTGAAGGTTGGGAGAATTTATTACATCTAATGTGTCAAATGGAATGTTTTCCTTGTGGAATTGGAAGTATTTGTCGGAAAACAATCTTGACAGATACTTTTCTGCATTTTCATTCGCTTTTTCAAGGATACCGTCAGAAAGAGCCAAATCTTTTGCTCGTCTTTCCAAAGCAGTTTTCAACGGTAATATGTGGTTATTATAGTCTATTTTTACCGCATCTCTTATTACATTTGTTCCTTTACTTTCATCAATGCTGACTTTGGTTATTTTTGCGTTTGGCAATGTAATATGGTTGACTGAGTCTTTTGTCTCGCTCTTTATTGTTTCAAGGTCTATTCCTGCTTCAATGATATATGGGTATATTGTTATGCTTTTCTTTCCTGACTGGTAGAATGATACCAGAAAATCGACATTATAGGACGATGTAACAAGTTCTTTCTTGTCCAATTGTGATATTCCGTACAAGCCTGTATTGTATGTAGTTTCTACAAACAGGTTTATGATTGGAATTTTAGACAGTAGTAAGTTTGATACTGAACTTATATTAATATTGCATACCTTTAGGATTGTTATGCAGATGACTATTCCTATTATTAATGGAGTAATCAATATTGTGAAGAATTTTATGATTTTCATATTGTTAGAATTTTTTATAATTGAATGTTATATTAACTTCTTTCCATCCAAAAGATTTCATAATATCTGTAATCTGTTTTTTACACTCTTCTTGATAATATTCTTGCAGCTTTGAGTCATAATCTGGTTCCGACAATGTATTGCCTCCCATTATTTCAAGTGCGACAAGAGCCTTTGAAGCGTCAATTACGTTTTCCTTATCTTCCCAATCATTGCTGGCAAGCTGTAATCCGGCAAGGAAGTTTTTAGTGTAAACATAACCGGCTGTAGCTCCTGCTGTGGTTCCTATAGCAGTTCCGCTACCTGCACCAATCCATTTTCCCCAAGGACCGAACAGCTTTCCTATTTTGCTTCCTAATACTCCACCTATAAGTCCTCCTACTCCTCCTGTAACAACAGCAGCAGGTCTTGCCACTTTCTCCGCTTCTTCTGTTGTTATCGTGTCCGGCATTATTTCTTCTACCTGCGTGTATCCACTACTTGGAATATTAACATCAACTGATACAGGGAATAGGGACTCACTGTTGTAAACCAGTGACAACTCTTTACGTACGTAATCTGTTTTTAAAAAGTCAAGATGTAGGTTTGTCATATTGATGTATAGGTCTGCATCTCCTTTTATATGGAACATGTTTAATTTATCCAAATGCCTTTCTGTTCCGTTTGGCTTGCCATGAACTATGAATTTACTGAATTTTATAGTTTTGAAAATGAGTTTCGGATTTTGGGTTACATATTTCTTTATATCGAATGCAGACATCTTTTTCTTCTCGATATTGTTTACTACTAAAGCCCCAATGCAGAATGCAAGTATTAATAACGAGAGTACACTTATGGTCCATATAGAAATTTTCTGTTTTTTAGTATATTTGTTTTTTAGTAATTGCTTGACCTTGGATATATCAATACTGTATTTGTTTGATAGCTTTAAGATTACTTCTTTTTCTTTAGAAGATATTATTCCGTCTTGTTTTATTATTTGTGCCAACAAGTTTATAGTTTGTTGCCAGTCAGCATCATCATGTAATAAAGAATAAACAACAGAGTCAGACAATTTTCCGTTTTCCATTAACGCTTCATTAAGCCTTTCTTTTATGTTTTCAGATTTTTTATCTCTGTCGTCTATTAATAATGTTTCTTCTAAAGCATAGACTTCTTTTTTTATTTTCTTAAATAACTTATCTAAGTTTGACATCTCAAACTTATTTTCCTTTTCCTGATATCGTATGTAAAAATCAGCTATCAGGAGATTCTCGAATATATTGTTATTCATAAGGTAAAAAAATATTTAGTTATTACTATCATCCAAAGGTTTTATCACTATTTCTATCTCTTTATAAGGTATTTTAGGGTCACCCGTATTTAGCTATATATACAAAAAAAAAGAGCGCGAATCTACTTTTATCTTATCCGTTAGAGAAGGCTCTGGTAAACCCGTAATCAAGAATAAGCAAAAGCAGCCCACGCCCTTGGAGGGTGTGAACATCACTTTCAGCTTATTATCCGTGATTACTAAAATAAATTTACCAGACTTATCTCTTAACCGAATAACACGCCGATGACGTTCTGTTAATATGTTCCTTTTATTTTTATGTCATATTCTCTGTTTTTATGTTTAGCTTCACAAAGCTAAGAAAAACAAGAGAAAACTCCAATAAAATAAGAAGTATAAATAACTGGACTGCTTTTGTTTTGCAAAAATACATAGAGCTTGCCCAATCTTTTCAAGCAAGTTCTATGTATTTTTGCAACAAACAATAGTACATCAATATGAAGACTCAATTTTGCATTTGGCTGGTTCATCTTTTATTAAAAAGAAAAGCCACGCGGCAAGAAATAAACAATGCTTGGAGAAAGTCCACCTACTATGACGGAAAAGACATTTCTCGGAATACATTTTTAGAATATAAACGGAAAGCAGAAGAACTGTTTGGAATTGACATTGCGTGCGACCGAAGAACAAACCAATACCTTATAGAAGAACCGGATGCACTTAAATCAGACCAACTGAAAAAGTGGTTATTGTCTTCTCTTTCAGCAGTTATAACCATAGAACAAAGCAAAAATCTGTCGCAACGCATCATGCTGGAACAGACTTTCGGTGGAGAATCGTTCCTTCCAACTATTACAGAAGCGATGTCGGCTAATCTGTGTATAAATGTGATATATAAACCGTTTTGGAACGATGAGCCTTATTCCTTTATACTGAATCCTTATTTTATCAGGTTATTTAAGCAGCGGTGGTATTTGATTGGTTTTTCACACAAGCACAAGATGATTAGAGTTTTTGCATTTGACAGAATACAGGAAGTGAATATTAGCGAACAAAAATTTATCATGCCCGAAGGATTAAACGTAGAAAACTATTTCTTCGACAACTTCGGAATCATGCAGCAAGATGATATAAAATCGGAAACCATACGCTTGAAGTTCATAACAGAACAAGGTATCTACATCGAAACAAAGCCACTGCATCACTCTCAAAGATTAGTCAGCAAAAACAGCGAATTTATGATTTTTGATTTCTATTTGAAACCCACCTTCGACTTCTTTCAGGAGGTGTTATCGTATGGTTCGGATGTAGAAGTACTGGCTCCGGAATCTTTGCGCGTACAAGTTACGCAATGTATACAATGTATGGCTACAATATATGGTATAAAAGTGTAATATAAGAACATTATGTGTACTGACGAAAAGAAAAATATTGTTTTTCTTTTCGCCAGTGTTACTTTTTATGATTGGTTAATAATTTGAGGAAGCTATGAACGCTTTTATTTCTTCCTCACTTGGAAGTTCTATCATGTATTTTTGTACGAAGATATTCGGGTCTAATCCGGCAGTGGCATACTTAACCAATGTATCTCCCTTTTCCGTGCAAAGCAGAATACCGATAGGCGGATTATCATCCGGCTGCATCACTTCCGCCTTGAAATAGTTCAGATACATATTCAGTTGCGAAGCATACTCATGGCGGAACTTGTCTATCTTCAATTCCACAATAACATGGCACTTCAAGATGCGGTGATAGAATACGAGGTCGGCAAAGAAATAATTTTCGTCTATCAAAATACGTTTTTGTCGGGCTTCAAAGCAGAATCCATGCCCCATTTCCAGCAGGAAGCGTTGCAGGTTGTCAAGAATGGACTGCTCCAAATCGTTTTCTGTTACCAATGCACGTTCATTCAATCCTAAGAACTCCAACGTAACAGGGGTGTTGATAACATCTTTAGGTTGCAATAGGGTTGCTTGTTGCTGTACTAAAGCGGAGAGGGCTTCTTTGTTTTTGGATAGTCCGCTACGCTCATAGTATAAAGATGCTATTTGTCGTTCCAATTCCTTTACAGATCAGCAACCACGAATTGTTTCCATTTCATAGAAAGCGCGTTTTACCGGGTTCTCAATTCCTGATATGGTATTTAAATGGGTGGAAGATAATCTGTTGAATAATCTATCAGACGGAATCATCCATGTTTCGGCTTGTGGATGTTCTGCTGATAGTTTCCAAACGCCATTTTCAGATTCGGCGGTCGCCAACCGCCGGATTGGTTCGGTGAATTCGGCGGTCAATGACTGCCGAATTTGAATTTGCGATGTAATATACTGTGCAATAGGTTCTTTTAACTGTGGATAAACAAGGTACAGCCGTCTAAATTCACGGAATCTACGTTCATTCAGACCTTTTGTTTTCAGCCGTTGTTCAAGCTTTTTCAACAATTGTTCGCCGTATGCGGCACGGTCTTCCCCATTTTGTTCAAACTCCACGATATAGCAACCCATAAGCCAGTTACGGGAAGTAAGGGCGAGGTTTACAGCGTGTGCGGCTTGTGCCTGCAACGTGTTCTGTATCGTGCTGATATGTTTTACTAATGATTCAAAGTCCATAGTTACAAAGATAGGTCTTTTGTGGTTAAAGTTTTATTCGGGTAGTCTGTTTATTGCTTCCTCTTTCAATTTATCCACCGTACGGGTGTATTTCTCGGTATGCTTCAATCCGTTGTACCCTAAAAGACTGGCTACGGTCTTGATATTTGCCCCTTTGTTTCAGAATGTTCACGGCAAATAAATGCCGGGCGCAATGCCAGTTTATATGCTTGTCTATTCCGGCTTTCTTTATCCAACGCTTGACCGATTTGCAGCAGCTTTCGTATGTAGGCAAATCGGATATCAAACAGTTTTTATCTGCTGGGGTTTCACACTCATATCGATCTTCTTTTTCTGCAAAGAAATGAGAACCTCTCCATACCCGATTTATTTGAACTGGTTCCGCTTGCTATAAGATACCGAAGTGCTGCAATGCACGCATAATTCCCTCTTCATCCACAGAAGTTGTAACATAATCGGCAGCAGCCTGCACCGTATCCGAAGCATTTCCCATAGCCACTCCGAGGTTTACGTGCTTCAGCATCGGAATATCATTTCCGCCATCGCCAAAAGCCATGGTATCTTCCAGTTTGATTCCATAGAATTCCAGCACCTTATCAATTCCCCGGCTTTTGCTAGTACCGCGTGAAATGATGTCTGTAAAAAGAGGATACCAGCGCATCGATTCACAGTGAGTCAGTACGCTTGAAAAGACCTCCCGGTCTTCGTTCTCCTTGAAGTACCCCATTATCTGAAGAATCTCCTTTCCGCGTGCCGCTTCGATAGGAGTAACAGGAGGTACATCTATTTCAATGAGCTTTGCCACCTCCTTTACCGCTTCATTGCAGTGCGTGATAAACCACCCTTCTTCATCAACGAAAACGAAAGGGGTTTCCGGATGGCGGTGATGGTAACCGATGAGTCGTTCGATGTCTTCTTGCGGAATACAGGCTTTATGAATATCCCGGTGGTCGGCTGTAAAACAATGTGCCCCATTCAGGGTGATATAGCCATCAAATTTCAAGTCGCCCACTGCATTCATCATTAAGCTTTTCGGGCGTCCGGTTGCAATAAACACTTTGATCCCCTTTTCCCGTAGCAGTGTTAAAGCCTGGCGCGTTGAGGCTGAAATAGTATGCGTATTAAATGAAACCAATGTCCCGTCTATATCGAAAAAGATTGCTTTTACCATGGAAATATAACTTTTTAATTAAAAATCAAGGCAAAGATACAGATTTTGTACCGGAAAAATAAAAAACTCTTTACCTTTGTAGCAGCCGCTCTTTTAAAAAGTCCGGAAAAAGAAAGTTATCAGTAAACCAACTTAAACCAATGGCATTCCAATTTAATAAAATAGCAATAAAGATAGGCAGCAATGTCTTGACCCGCCGCGACGGAACACTTGATATTACCCGTATGTCGGCATTGGTTGATCAGGTAGCAGCGCTTCATAAAGCCGGTGTGGAAGTGGTATTGGTGTCTTCGGGCGCCGTAGCTTCGGGACGCAGTGAAATCAAGGTTCAGCGTAAGCTTGACAGTGTAGAACAGCGTCAGCTTTTTTCAGCCGTAGGACAGGCTAAACTGATAAACCGCTATTATGAACTCTTTCGTGAGCATGGCATAGCTGTGGGGCAGGTGCTTACCACCAAAGAGAGCTTCGGTACCCGTCGCCATTATCTTAATCAGCGCAACTGCATGAGGGTGATGCTTGAAAACGGTGTGATTCCCATCGTCAATGAAAACGATACCATTTCAGTAACCGAACTGATGTTTACCGATAATGACGAGCTGTCGGGCATGATTGCTTCGATGATGGACATGGAAGCACTGATTATCTTGAGTAATATAGACGGCATCTTCAATGGCTCTCCCTCTGAACCGGGTACATCGGTTATTCGGGAGGTAGAGCAGGGGAAAGACCTGAGCGACTATATTCGTACGGAAAAATCAGGATTTGGCAGAGGAGGTATGCTGACCAAGACCACGATAGCCCGCAAGGTAGCTGATGAAGGCATTACTGTCATCATAGCCAACGGGAAGCGTGAAGGGATTCTTTTAAATCTTCTTCTTCATCCGGATGAAACGCTTCATACCCGTTTTATTCCTTCAGCAGCAGAGGTATCGAGTATGAAAAAATGGATAGCTCATAGTGAAGGCTTTGCGAAAGGTGAACTTCACCTCAACCCTCAGGCGGTGGAAATCATTACGGGTGAGCAGGCAGCCAGTGTCTTGCCGGTTGGAGTCAGCCGCATTGAAGGAGAGTTCGAGAAAGACGACATCGTGAAGCTAATTGATGAGAAAGGTTCTGCCATTGGTGTGGGCAGGGTAAGTATAGACTCGCAGGAAGCACGGAAACTGTTGGGCAAGCATGGTCAGCGTCCGTTGGTGCATTATGATTATTTGTATTTAGACTGAAACAGCCAGCCGTTCAGGGAGTGCTGCACGGGTTGTGGCTCTCCTTGAACGGTGGCTTATAAAAAAGAGCATGTATTACAGTCCGAATTTATATCCCACAGACAGGGTCAGCGTATGATAGTTGGCTCCAATGACATCTCCGCTGCCTTCTTTTCCGAGCGAGAGGTCGTATTGCAGCTTCATATACCAGTTGTTGGTTTCTACCCCTATATTCGATGTGAGTCCCCAGTCGAAGTTTCTAGCCTTGTCATACAGGAACTGGTTGGAGTTTCCGAACTGGTCTTCTCCATATACATATCCGTCATAATATTGTGCATTCTCTCCCGGATAATACCCTTTCAGGAAATAAGGATCCCCTCCAATTTTGTTTTTCAGGCAGAATCCCACATACGGACCCACTCCGAAAAACATCTTCGTCTGTTTTCCTACATTCCATTTAAATTTGGCAAGTACCGGTACCTGCAGGAAGTGTCTGGTCTGTGAAACATTTTCCATCCATGTGGCATTATCGTTGCTGTAGATTCCTCCATGGTCGATGGTATATCCCCGGAAGGTATAAAACAATCCGGACTCAATGGCAAAATGCTTGGTCAGGTTGAAGTCGGCAGAAACACCGATTTTCGCCGACGGTCTCCAACTTTGTCCCCATCCCCCTCTCATTACGGCTGATACGCCGGCTTCGGGAGCTAAAGTTACATGCTGTGCATGCAGTGCGCAGGCACTTGCTGCCAGTGCGCAAACGAGTAATGTTTTCTTCATAATTTATGTGTTTATATAAATGCTTTAATTTGAAAGCATGATTGATAGCAATTTTCCTATGCTGCAAAGGTAGATTGCCTTTATGAGATAGGTTGTCTTTGTAGTGTAATCTTTTGTTTGTAAAAAGGTAATCATTCTGCTATTTTTGGTGACTCGCTTGACGGGTATTGTTGTTTTTTAGCGATATTAGATAAAATTTCTTTTCTTTAAAAAAAGAATGTTGTTTTAGGTTGTGTTATGTTTAAAAAAGAGAAAGATAATTATTTACTTTATCTCATGTGATAATGGAAGTAGTTATTCATATAACTTTGTATGAATTTTATAATCATAAATCATGAGAAAGTTACTATGGGTTCCTATTACGGTGATTGCTTCTATACTCCTTTTAGAGGGAATATGGTTTAATCGGGTGCGCCAAGAGTATCAAGATAAAACCATGATAAAAGTAGAAAAGCTTTTGTCTGTGAGCATTGGTAAGGAGTTGACATTACGTGATTATGGCTATCCTGAAGACCCCCAGAATCATCGGTTTGTTTATAAAGTACAAGATTCTTTGCCAGCAGAAGCAAGGATGACCGGTGATACGTTGAATGTAGATATGTTGGCTGAAAAGCATATCGGGAAAGAATTTCATGAGATTGTTCAACAAATATCCCAAGATTTGGATATAGACAAAGGTAAATATTTGCTATTGTCTAATTTGGACAGCATTTTCCGAGCAGAGCTTGAAACAGAAGGAGTCAATGTCGATTACCGGCTTTCATGGTACGACCATGATACGACAGCTATTCAGACCGCAGGAACCCTTTCCGCTTCTCATTCTCATGAAACGAGTAAAACCCGGCTGTTTCCCATCGGCACGCGAGGCTTGCAGTTTGTAGATGCGGAAGTGGATATCCATCTTTCCTTGTTTATGAAGCAGATGCTTTACCTGCTACTGCTTTCCGGCGTGCTTGCCGTGGTGGTGATGGGCTGTGTGGTTTATCTGCTTGTTACCATCCGCAGGAAGAACCGGCTGTTCCGTCAGCGTGAGGCGAGTGTGAATGGCACGGTGCACGATTTGAAAGCTCCCCTGAACAGCATTGTCGCCTTGATGGGGCTGCTTAAACGGCATGTCACGGCAGAGACCGACCGCGCCTTGATTGAAAAGACTTCGGCTCAAGCCCGTAGTCTGGTGGGTGAGATTGAGGAGCTGCTGATTACTGCCCGCCGCGATAGGCAGCGTCTTTATATCCAGAAAAAGGAAGTGGATTTGCTGGCTTTGATTCGTACGGCTTGCGCGAGCGTGGAGGCACAGTATGAAGCGAAGCCGCACCATATCTGTATAGAAGCAGAAACCGAATCCGTTTCTCTGTATGCCGACGGACTGTATGTGACGAACGTAATCCGCAATCTGATAGAGAATGCACTGAAGTATTCAGACGACGGGGTGGAGGTACGGATACGTGCCGTCAGCGGGAAGGATTTTACGGAGCTGGTGGTGGAAGATACAGGCTGGGGAATTGACCGGCGTTATCAGAAGAAAGTGTTTACCCAGTTTTTCCAAGTTCCTCATCGGGAAGAAGTTGCCCGGCGCGGCTATGGGGTGGGGCTTGCTTACGTGAAATATATCATGGAGGCACACGGAGGAAGCATCCGTCTGGAGAGTACGCCCGGTAAGGGAAGTCGCTTTGTGTGCCACTTTCCTTGTTGAAATAATAGATAATGAGGTGACAAAAAGGAATAAGATGAAGATACTTTTTATTGACGATGACCTGTTGTTGGGTCAGATTATTACGACAGCACTTGCTGAAGAGGGATATGAAGTGTGTTACCAGAACTCGCTGACTGCCATGGTTGCAGTGGCAGAGGAGGTGAAGCCCGATGTGGTGGTCTTGGATGTGGAGATAGGTGAGGCAGATGGCATTGAAGCTATCTCGCAGGTGCATCGGGTATTGCCCGGAGTGCCGGTCGTAATTGTGTCTTCGCATACGCAGGCCAGTGAGGTGGTGCGGGCAATGGATGGGGGAGCCGTGGGCTATCTGAAGAAGCCTTTCGAGCCGGAAGAACTGTGTGCGTATGTGCGTCGTTATGCCGATGTGTCACTGGAGCCGGCTAGGTGGGTGAAGTTCGGTGAACTGACGGTAGACCGCCGTACGCGTATATTGTCTCAATGTGGTCAGGAGCTGAAGCGGCTGACCAAGCTGGAATGGACGCTTCTTGAACTTTTTGTGTCCCGGAGGGGACAGGTGGTTTCGCGCGAGGAACTGGCAACGGTGTGGGAAGGGAGTGTCATGAATGAGCATAGTCTGTATAATTATATCAGGCGTCTGCGTGAACTGCTGGCGGCTGACCCGTCGTTGAGGCTGGAGAAGTCGGGAGAGGGGTATGTGTTTTGTTTTTAGAAGTCTATTTCATTTCGTTTTCAGAATCTTTTCAGAATTGGATGCTACCTTCGTAAAACAATAACATAAAAACAGGCTAAAGATATGAAGAAAAAACTTTTATTAGGAGCTCTTTTGATGAGTGGAATGCTCTTCTTGGGCGCATGCGACAATGATGATTCTCCGAAAGGAAACGGGAGTGAAAATGTACCTCAAAAGGTATTGGCTGCCTTTGAAAAGGAGTACGGGGATGCTCCGGTTACTTGGGAACTGAAAGGAGATTATGCGGTGGCAAATCTGACACGCACCGGTGAAACGGCATGGTTTGAAGTTTCTACTGCCCTGTGTGGACTGAAAGAGGTGGATGTGCCTTTCGCTCAACTTCCGGTTGCGGTAAAGACGGCTTTTGAAGCAAGCAGTTATAAAACATGGAAGGTGGACGATGTAGATAAACTGGTCCGCAAAGACAGCGAAACGCTTTATGTGATTGAGGCGGAGCAGGGTGAAAAGGAAGTCGACTTGTATTATACCGAGGCAGGGGTGCTGATGCATGAAATATTTGATGTAGAAGACAATGATTATGAATCGTATTTCCCGCAAACTCCAGATACGGATGTAACGGCTTGGGTAAAGGAACATTTAGGTGCTGATGCCAAGATTGTGGAATATGATAAAGAACGGAATCATCTTGAAGTGGATGTGGTTGCCGATGGGCTGAAGGTTGAAGTATTGTTCTCGGCAAATATGGAATGGCTTCAGACGAAAACAGAGTTTGATGAACATCATTTGAGTGAGGTTCCCGCGGAAGTGCTGAATGCTGCAAAGGCTGAAAAACCGGGAGCGGTGGTAGAAGAAGTAGAAAAAATTCTAACAGGCAGCGGAGAATTCTACTGTGTGGAAATGGAGGAGCCAAACGACCGTGAATACAAGGTGTTCGTAGATGCAGAAACACTTCTGGTAATTGACCGTCCTGCCTTGCCCGAAGATGAATTGAGAGGATAAATAAGCCGGCGGGAAAAACGCTTAGGCGAATAAAAAGAAACGCCTTGACATCTCTTTTGAAATGTCAAGGCGTTTTGTTATACCTGTCAAGGCGTTTCCGTCCGGCTGTTGCCGTATGGAAATCTGCCCGTCAGTTTATTCAATTACGATGTTGCTTTTAACCGGTGTCATGATGAAGGTAAATTCATAGTCACCGTAAGGCAGCATGTATTGGGGTAATGGAATCGCTCCCCAGCTGTTTACGCAGGCAAGTCCCATCTGGGCTTTGTCAATCAATACATTGGTCAGGTCGGCAGGTTCCACTTCGTTGGAGTGTTCCTGACGTTTTTCCCAACCTGAATCGAGTGATTCGATGGTGTAATGCAGAGCAGAAGCCGAGAAAGGAGCTTCGGCAACAAACTGCAAGCCGCATCCGGCATCGTTCAGCTGCTTCCACCAGCGGATGTCTGATTTGGTTCCGTTTTCCTGCGGACGGATGTAGGCATAGAACTGTTCGCTTACGGTCTGGTTATAAATGCCTAAGTCGGTACAGCTCTTGCGGTCGGCATAGTTTTCCACCGGACCACGTCCGTAGTAAGAAATGTTTTCAAACGATTTCGGCATCACCAGCTGCATACCGAAGCGGAAGAGGTTGGATACTTTGGCACCCTTGTCGGCAGTCATCTTCTGTGTTACCTTCACAGCTCCTTCGTTGTTGATGGTATAAGTCAAGGTCAGTTTGGCAGATACGGCTTTCATTTCATATTCAGCAGTTACCACAGCCAGACCGTCAACGGTTTCACCTTTCAGTGACAAGAGCTTGATACCCGGATTCTTCCATGCTGCGTATTTCTGTTGCAAGCCGGCTCCGAAGTCGTTGTCGGTCGGTGCACGCCAGAAGTTGGGCGACAAGGCTGCTCCTTCTTTAATTAGATCCAGTCCGTCAACTTCATACTTGTCCATATATCCGTTGAACTTGTTGAAGCGGATGTTGAAGTGTTCGCCTTCTACCACCATGCGGTTGTAGTTCTCGTTTTTCACCACCGGACTTACCACTGCGAGGTTGCTCTGTTCCACGTTCTTCAGTTCCATGGAAGGAGCTTTATACGGACTAACTTCCAACTGGGCTTTTGCCACTACATGACCGGCAGGAATCAATCCTTCGCGGTTCTTCTGTACATACTTCACGTTAAGCAGTGTTTCACCGCACTTGCATACATCACCCGTTTCAATGCGTACGGTTGCCGTTTGCTGCGGAGCCACGTTCAGATTCTCTATGCGTCCGCTGCGCACGGCTTTTCCGTTTTTCAGCAGTTCCCATTCAAGGGCATAGGCAGAAAGGTCGCGGAAGAAGTTTTCATTATACACGCTGATTTCACCTTTGGAAAGGTCTTTTGCCGTAGTCCAGATGTTCTGATAGTAATAACCCACTTCATACATGTGCGGGTTCGGCTTGCGGTCGGGGCTGATCAGTCCGTTGTCGCAGAAGTTGTTGTCGCTGGCATCGAATGCATTGAAGTCGCCTCCGTAGGCATAAATCATCTTGCCGTTCTTGCCGGTCCAGCGGCAAGACTGGTCAACGAAGTCCCAGATAAATCCACCCTGATATTTCGGGTATTTGCGGATGATATCCCAGTATTCCTTGAATCCGCCCTGTGAGTTACCCATGGCGTGAGCATATTCACACTGGATAAGGGGTTTCTGCTTGCTGTCATCTTCACTGTACTTGATGCAGCCGTTATAGTCGTAATACATTGGGCAGAAGATGTCGGTCTTTCCGTTCTGACCTGCCTGCTCATACTGCACGGCACGGCTCGGGTCTTCGGCTTTAACCCAATCGTAGGCAGCTTCAAAGTTCGGTCCGTATCCGGCTTCATTACCCAGTGACCAGAAAATGATACTCGGGTGGTTGAAGCTGCGCTGTACGTTGCGCTGGTTGCGTTCCAGGTGCGCTTTCTTGTAAGACGGATTCTTTGCCAGTGTCTTTTCATCATATCCCATTCCGTGTGATTCGATGTTGGCTTCTGCCACTACATAGATACCATATTTGTCGCACAGTTCATACCAGAAGTTATCGTCGGGATAGTGACAGGTGCGCACGGCATTCAGGTTAAACTGCTTCATGATTTGAATGTCCTGAATCATGCGTTCGCGCGATACATAATATCCTCCATCGGGGTCCATTTCGTGGCGGTCGGCTCCCTTGAAGAGCACCGGCTGACCATTGACCAGAATCTGGGCGTTTTTCAGTTCAATCTTGCGGAAACCTACCTTTACGGGAACCACTTCGCTGATGGTATTTCCGTTTTTCAGTGTAGCACGCAGGGTGTAGAGGTAAGGCGTTTCGGCAGTCCATTTGTTCGGATTGTTCAGCTGGAGTGTAGCCGATACGTTGCCCGAACCTTTTACTTCATCGCTTGCCACCACGTTATTCTGCGCATCGAGCAGTTCCAGTGTCACGTTGGCACTGCCTTTCAGCTTGAGGTTGACAGCCAGCGAGCCATTCTTGTATTCACTGTCGAGGTCGGGCGTTACGCGCAGGTCATCGATGCGCTTTTTGTTTCGGGTATAGAGATAGCAGTCGCGAGCTACACCGGTATAGCGGAAGAAGTCCTGGTCTTCCAGATACGTACCGTCGCACCAGCGGAATACCTGAAACGCAATCACGTTTTTCTGTCCCGGCTTCAGGTACGGAGTCAGGTCGAACTCTGCTTCCAGCTTGCTGTCTTCGCTGTAGCCCACATACTTTCCGTTCACCCACAGATACATATTCGAGCTGACTGCCCCAAAGTGAGCGATGATGTCTTTTCCTTTCCAGTTGGCAGGAACGGTAATTTCACGGCGGTAAGAGCCTACATTATTGTTTTCGGTAGGCACATAAGGCGGTTTGCTTTCAAACTGGTTTCTCCATGCGTAACCCACATTGACATAAATCGGGTCACCGTATCCGTTGAGTTCCCATACGGCAGGTACCTGCATATCATCCCATCCTTTGTCATTAAAGTCGGTTTTCCAGAAATCAATGGGGCGTGCATCTGCATTTTTCACCCAGAAGAATTTCCAGGTACCGTTCAGCGACATGAAGTTGTTTGATTTCTCTTTTACTGCCTGTGCAGCTGCCTCTGTGCTTTCATAAGCAAAAAAGTTGGCATGCATCGGGGCGCGGTTTACTGCATTCACTTCCGGGTCAAGCCATTCCTTGAAGGTCTGGGCATTTCCTGAAAGGGCACAGGCACCCAAGATGCCAAATAAGATTTGTTTTTTCATGGTAAAATTAAGTTGTAGATTAATTTGTATTCGGTTACAAATGTAGTTGTTTTTCTTTTCGGCAAGGTATAAAAATCGGTCAATTTACCACCCATTTCCGGTCATGAGGAATAATTAACAGCGGATTGTAATGCATTCCTTCCTTATCGGGGATGCGGATCAGATATTCCTTTCCGCTATGGTCGGGCAGGGAGGTACTGCGCAGCCAAGGGTTCATGTTCCGCAGCAGGGCATAAGTAATGCCGTGGCTTTTGGCAAAGCGTGCGAGGTCGTTGATGGTCGATGTAACCTTAATGTTCCGGTAAGGAACGGGCGGATACAGGTCGCTTGCCCGGAGATGGAAGCCGAACTGTGAGGGATTGGCAAGCATGATTTTTACGGCAAGAATGCGATAGACATAGCGGGCTGTTTCTTCCACCAGATGGAGGTCGAGGGCATTCTCGGTAAACTGCTTGTCTTGCTCGCGCGTGATGCGTCCCTGTCCCGCATTATACGATGCCGCTACGGTTTCCCAGTTGCCGAAGCGGGCATACGCTTGCTTGAGATAACGGCAGGCAGCCTGGGTAGACTTTTCCACATGATACCGCTCGTCTACATGATGATTCACTTCCAGTCCGAACTCGCGTGCCGTTCCCTGCATGAACTGCCACAATCCGGCAGCACCGGCTCCGGAACGGGCAAGCGGGTTGACATTGCTTTCTATTGCCATGAGATATTTGAAGTCGTCGGGAATTCCGTTTTCTTTCAAGATAGGCTCTACAACGGGAAAATACCGGTTTGCCCGTTTGATGATTTGCAGGGAAGTGCTGTGCATATACGTAAATGCCATCAGTTCGCGGTCCATCCGTTCATGACGGTCAAATCGGGTGAGGTCGATGGGGATTCCGCAAAACTCCACCGATTTAGGGACGGTGATACAGCTGTAAGACATGTGTTGAGGCTCCTCCTGTTCTTGTGCCATCGACTGGCAGGGACCGAAACTGAAGAGGAAAGGAGATAAGGCGAATAAGCCAATGAAGATGGATTTGTGCATAATGGGTTATTG